>Ga0075598_124_pt1 | contig 14332 bp, 11 predicted proteins | sample RifGroE1_FD_68355 | JGI IMG/M metagenome (GOLD analysis project Ga0075598, IMG submission 68355) | candidate division WWE3 bacterium GW2011_GWE1_41_27
TGGGATTTTTCTCCCGATGCTGTTTCCGTAAATGTCTGTGGGTTTCTTATATGAATATAAAACCCGGCCTTATTGGTGTCTTTTTCCAGAGGGACGAAGTAGCGGACAATCGACTTTCTTTCGTTAGTAGAATACGCAGTAATCTCAGGATATTGTTTTATAAACGCCGAAATCCCTTCCCAGTCACGGTAATAAGGGAAGCCGAAGAGGCTCAAGTGGTAGATCGGTGTGGGTTCAGGAAAGGTCCAGACCAGAAATTTTTCCTCTTCCCACGGATATTCCTTGTTGTTGTCAACAAAAACGGCGTAACTCTGGGCAAAAATAAACGTAAAGATTAAAAATAATATGACTTGGTATGCCCAGGCGAAAACCGTTCCGGGAAGTCTTTCTGTCAGGAAGTCGACCATGCCGTCCAAACCGATGGCCATGATAATTATTACCGGCAAAATATACGCATATATGTGGGTTCCCGGGATGTAGACCAGCCACTCCATAAAGGCGAAAGGTATAAAAAACCAAGGACGCCGCACTTTTAAACGCAATCTTTTTCGGCAGTTTAACCCCGTAGGCTTTGTAATAAAGAAAAGCTAGTCCGAGTAAGGAAGCTAGTACATAAAAATGGACGACGTAGATTGGTTGGTAGACCGAAAATAAATACTTAGAACTTGATATTTTTGCAGACACGTCCCCCGATATTCTGCCCGACCAATATGAAAGCGTTGATTCAGAAATAGACAGTACGAACGGAATGTAGAAAGCTAAAAGTAAAGCTGCGGATACAGTCAGAGAGATTATCAGTGTCTTCAACGCTCTGGGATCCTTTTTAAAGTTTCTTTTAAGCCAAACCGACATCAGATACATCACAAACGGGAGAATAAACACGGCGTCGTAGTGCGAAATCATGCCTTTGTGTTTATATTCCGACCTCTTAACTGAAAGAGTCAGCATATACAGGGCCAGAACCATAAACAAAATAGTGAAAGACTGATACTGAACTATACGTGAAAATGCAACAAAGAAACCGTTGCTGCCGAGAAGTAGTGCAGAAAGCAAAGCAGTTCTTTTTCCAAAATGCATCTCAACGAGTTTATAAAGAAAAAATACGGATAGTATTCCTGCCAACGCGAAAGGTAGCCTAATTAAAAGCTGGTTTGTGTAATCGGGATTTATGAACTTTAAAAGAAAGGTGATTAGGAATTGAACCGGACCTTTTCGTTGATCAAGAAGATAGCTGAAGAAGTTCTGGCCATCTCCGGGCAGAAAAAGAGCCTTTATCTCGTCGCCTTGATAATCGGAATATCCCAGATTAAAAAGCCTAAGTATTACCGCAGGAACCATTACTCCGAACAGAACCAGATTAATCTTTTCTATTAGTTTTTTCATGTTCCCCTATACCATATATTACCAGTTCATTCATTGCTCTGGTAGTAACAACAAAAGCTCTTCTGGCCTCGTCGAAGTCGTTTATCATTTTCGGGTTCAAACCTAAAACGTATACTTTCGAAAATTCAAGGCCTTTGGAATTTACCGCATCCATAACATAAACACCTTTAGGTATGTAGTTAACGCGTGTTCCTGAATCCAATATAACCAGTTGATCGCTATTTTTAATAATTTTTGGCATTTCTTTTGAAACTTTGTCGAACAAAGAATTATCGTAGCAGATAACCCCTATGCTTTTATCCAAATCCTTTGCATCCTTTTTGATCTCGGTAAAAAACTCTTTCAAAATTTCTTCTCCGGAACTTACTAATTTCGTAAGTGGCTCAGCGCCCATTCGATTTATTGATTCAGGCATAAAATCTTTTGTAAACGGTGCAAGGATTTTTCTGGCAAATTCAATTATGGGTTTTGTGCTTCTGTAGTTTGTAGAAAGTTCAAATCTTACCGAAGACTTGGCTTCTTTTACAATATCGAAAAGGTCTTCCCATTTTGAGATACCTGCCGGATCCAGCGATTGATTAAGGTCGCCGAATATCCCGAATCTTCCTCGGAGTACCACTTTAGACATGATGGCGTATTCAAGTGGCGAAAAGTCTTGGCCCTCGTCGACGACGCAGTACTCGTACGTCGGGTGTTTTTGAATACCCATAAGAGATAAGTAGATGTAGACAAATAGTATGGCTTGGGCGTAGTTAAGGCTTTTCTTAGTGTCTATCCCGAAGCTTCCGGCGAGTTCTGTAACAACGTGTGTTTTAATATCGTTTTTCATGTCCGACAACTTGATAAGCTTTTATAGAATCGTTCGGAAGTTCTTTAAGTTCGTCTTTTTGATTTGTAAGTTCTTCCTCTAGTTCAGTAAGTATTTCGTTAATATTTTCTGAAGGCGACATGTTCGTCGAATACTTGTATCCGCCGAAAGGCTCAAACTCTGTTACCTTAAAAAGGTCACTAAGTTTTGTTTCGTAAGACGCGTGGATTTTTTCAAGAGATATATAAAGTTTTTTAAGATCATTTAGTTTGAAATCTTTAAGGTCGCCCGGAGTATCGAGGTTTGTTTTTAATTGTATCTGTTCTCTGAAAATTAAATTAACCAGTATTTCCCGTACCGTTTTGTAATTAATATCGAAAATTCCCAGTCTTGGAAACAGTGTAGAAAGATAACCGACAAGAATTTGGTTTTTTGCCACGACGATCGATTTTTCCGAGTGTATAAGGTTGGGGTAGTTAAAAAATATGTGTGCCAGTTTATGTATAGCTACCGTGCTTTTCCCGCTACCCACGCAGCCCTGTACGATGCAGATTTGTCTCGGGTCGGACTCTATTATATCCATTTGAGACTGCTGAATGGTTTCAATAATGTCTTCAAGTACACCTCCGGTTTTCTTTCCGATCTTTTCGATGATTATCTCGTTTTCATCCAACTGTATATCGTTGTTATAGTACTTAATTAGCTCGCCGTCGGAAATTTCGTAGGTGCGTTTTAGTAAAAGGTCTCTTCTTTCAACGCCTCCCGGAGTATCGTAATAAACATTTTTCTGGGGGTATCTGTACCTATAGTAGACAGAAGCAATTTTTGCACGCCAGTCTGTCACCGAAGTAGATGCTTCCGAGAGCCCGAACTTACCAATGTAAATATTATCCGTAGACTTACTCTTTCTAAGATCTATGCGGGCAAAGTACGGCTGAGTTAATAAATATTTCAATTCCTCAATTCTTTTAAACTTATCCTTAAGATTCAAAGCAGCGTTTTTTTCGTGAAGTTGTTCGAGAAACATTAAAAAGTCCGGACCGAACTCCCCTTCTGTTTTTAGCTCTTTCAACCTATCCAGGTTAGTAATGCCTACTTTTTTTAATATCTGCTCCACTTCTGAAAGCGCAAGATTTATAGAGTTCTTTAGTTTCTCAACGTGATTTTTTTCTTCAGTAAAAACTTTGTCCATGTTAGTAGTCCTTTTTAGCTATCAGCACAACAAATTCGCCTTTAATTTTTTTATTCAGATATTGGTTGGAAATGTCATTCAAACTGCCCCTTACAACTTCTTCATACATCTTCGTCAAGTCGTTGCAAACACAAGCCTGCCTATGTCCTAATACTTTTTGGGCAATTTGCATAGACTCGTCAATGTCAGAATACTTTTCAAAAAACTTTTCTATTTGGACCGCACTTTTTGGTAGAAAACCTACAAATAAGAATTTATCAGTGGGAAGTCCTGAAACCGACAATGCGGCTGTAACTGCCGAAGGACCGGGAATTGTTTCCAGTTTTAAATTTTCTAAGGCGAGTTCCCTTACCAACTTAAACCCGGGGTCCGATATCAACGGCGTACCGCTGTCCGAAACGAGGGCTAAAGATTTCCCATTTTTAAGCATATCCTTTATCTGCTCTATTACTCTTGTATGATTTTGATCCCTGTAGGAAATCTGAGGTTTCGAAAACCCGTACTTCTTTAATAGCTTGTCCGTTTCTCTAGTGTCCTCTGATAATATGAGGTCAACGGACTTTAGAACCTCTAAAGCGCGGAGGGTTATGTCGGACATATTTCCAATCGGAGTCGATACAATATATAATTTCGAATCGGACATAAACATGGTTCATTTTATCACTTTATGGGTCTGAAGACTAAAAACGGCACAATAGAATATCCTGCATTTTTCCCCGACGCGACCCACGCGTGTATAAAAGGTATTTCTTCAGCAGACATCGTTGCTTCCGGGACTACAGGATTGGTTGTAAACACTTACCACGCTATCGTCGATAAAACCGTAGATACAATAGAAAAGTGCGGCGGCCTACATAAATTTATGGGCGTGAAAATGCCTATAATTACCGACTCCGGCGGGTTTCAGGCCATGTCCCTAGTCAGAAGAACTCCCGGTAACGGAAAAATAACAAGAGACGGAATTAAATTTAAAATGGACGGTTCAAGGCAAAGTATTACCCTCACACCTGAGAACTGTATACAAACACAGGAAAAGCTCGGGGCTGACATTATGATGTGTCTGGATGACTGTACCGATCCCGGAGAATCTCAAAAAGAACAGGAACTATCTGTTACCAGAACGGTCGCCTGGGCTAAAAGATGCAAAGACGAGTTCCAAAAAATCAAAAAGGATAAACCTTTATTGTTAGCCATTGTACAGGGAGGAAACAGCAAAGAGCTCAGGAAAAAATGTGCGGAAGAACTAATAAAGATAGGTTTCGACGGATACGCATATGGAGGGTGGCCGGTTGACGCGAGCGGCGCTTTTTTAGACGAAATCGTAGCTTATACTGCAGAACTGATGCCCGAAGGAATGCCTAAATACGCGATGGGCGTGGGAAAGCCGGAAGATATTAAGAAATGTGTGAAAATGGGCTATAACATGTTCGATTGCGTCCTTCCGACCAGAGATGCGAGGCATAAAAGGCTCTACGTTTTTAATGACAGCGTGGAAAAAGGCTACGAATTTGTATACATGCGGGCTCAAAAACATGAAACCGATATGAATCCCGTTTCAAATTCCTGCACCTGCGAAGTGTGTTTGGGGCACAGCCGAGCTTACCTTTACCACCTTTTCAAGCAAGGCGACTCTGACGCCGGGCGTCTGGCCACGATACACAACCTGACTTTTTACTCAAAACTGATGGCCGAGTTGCGCCAATTGACACTATTGAGATAATAAACAAGGAGAGAAGTTTCCATTTTAAACATGATTGATAAAGCTGTTGTCGAAAAAGCAGGGGCACTTGCCCTCAAAATATCCGGGGAGGGTTACTATTGGCACCTGCATAGAGTTGCAGAACTATTAGAAGAGAACAACGTAAACGATCCAGAGATACTTGCGGGTGCCTATTTACACCACATACTCGACACAAAAAAATATTCGAAAGAAGATCTTAAAAAGGATTTCGGACCAGAAATTGCTGAAATTGTTACAGAATACCAACGCATATCGGGGAATGAGATAAGCACAATAGACCCGAAAAATTACAACGAAAGTATAATCGTCCAAACGTACCTGAATCTGATTAAAAACCCCAAGACGCTAATTATCAGGCTTGCAGATAAGGTCGACAATATAAGGTCGGCGTACGTTCTTCCTAAAGAGAACGCCAGACGTGTAGCCGAAAAGGCGATGTATCTTTACTCCCCGATCTGCCAACTTTTGGGAATACACAAGTTCGTCGTGGAGCTGGAGAACGAAGCGTTTAAAATCTTAAACCCGGGCGAATACTATTCCATCGAGTCCTACCTTAAAAAGAAACTGCCTGAGATGGAGACTGTGCTTGAGGATACTTCCGAATTTGTGAAGGACATACTCGGGGAAAAAGGAATTTCCGCGAAAATAGATTACAGGATCAAGCACACGTACAGCATCTATAGGAAAGCTCAAAAATACCGCGAGACAAAAAATTATAAAGGGCTGAATCAAATTTACGATATTGCCGCAATGAGAGTCCTTGTAGACTCAGTAGAACAGTGCTATATGACCGAGGATGTTCTTAAGCAAGTATGGACAAACGTTCCTGATGAACGCGACGACTACATAATGCATCCGAAACCGAGCGGGTACAGGAGCATACATAATACTTTTGTCGTCAGTCCTACAATGCATCTCGAAATGCAGGTAAAGACGAAGGACATGCACGAAGAAAATGAGTACGGCATAGCGAGTCATACGTTTTATAAAACAGGCGAACAATTAAAGAAAAGTCTTCAGGCGGCCCCGGATTGGCTCACCGACATTAGTTTTATAAAGAACAAAGGCGAAATCAGGATAGACCAGTTTAATAAATACGTGTATGTATTTACGCCTAAAGGGGATATTAAACAACTGGCGCGGGGAGCAACTCCTATAGATTTTGCCTACAGCATTCACAAGGATCTCGGAAACGCTTGTGTAGGAGTAACAATAAACGGTGATTTTCAAAAGCTCAGTTATGCACTAAAAGACGGGGATAGGGTAGAGATAAAGACTTTGAAGCACAAAAAACTTCCAAGTCCCGACTGGCTGGACTTTGTTAAAACGCGCAAAGGGCGCGACGAAATCAGAAAAGCCTTAAGAAAGGGTTCTGAAAGGAAAGAGCTTAGTTAAACCTAAAAGAATTTACTTGAGTCTTTGGACTTCTTTGTGAAGAGTGTGCTTCCTAAGTTTGGGATTATATTTCATCAACTCGACCTTATCCGTTGTATTGATACGGTTTTTCTGGGTTACGTAAGATCTCATACCTGTTTCGGTACACTCAAGACCTACTATTAATCTGTTACCTTTTTTCTTTGCCATAGGGTGAAATATATTATAAAATCAACTAAATTACAACCTTTTTCTAAAAGAAACCTATGGAAAATAAATACGACCATAAAAAAATAGAGGCCAAATGGAAAGAGCATTGGTACAACGACAACATTTATGAAGCTGTAGATTTTTCCGAAAAACCTAAGAAATATATTCTTGCAGAACTTCCCTACCCCTCCGGTCCCTATTTACACGCCGGTCATATGATGAGATACACCGTGCCCGATGTTTATTCCAGGTATCTGAGAATGAACGGCTTTAACGTTATGTATCCTATGGGCTGGGACGCGTTCGGTCTTCCAACCGAAGGATATGCCTTAAAGATGGGAAAGACGCCGCAGGAGGTCACTGAAGAGCTCGCAAAAGGCTATAAACAGTCAGCGCAGGCATTCGGCTACGGGATAGACTGGAGCCGCGAAATTACAACATCCGACCCTAAGTACTATAAATGGACGCAGTGGCTCTTCCTAAAATTTTTTGAAAACGGGCTTGCAGTACAGGAGGAGATGCCGGTGTGGTGGTGCAAAGAGCTGGGTGTCCTTGCTGAGGAGGAAGTTCTGACCGGAAAAAACGGCGAGAAGGTAAGCGAACGCGGTTCTCACGCTGTTGAAAGGAAAATGTTCAGACAATGGGTGCTGAAAATTCCCGAATACGCAGAAAAATTAATAGACGGTCTTAAAGAAACAGATTTTCCGGACTATATTAAAACGGCCCAGATTAACTGGATCGGAAAATCTATAGGGGCCGAGGTTGAGTTTGAATCTGAAGGAAACTCTATAACGGTTTTCACAACCAGAATCGACACCATTTACGGAGCTTCTGCAGTAATCATTTCTCCCGAATACCCGGATTTGTATAACCTGGTGACCGTAGAACAACGTGGGGAAGTTGAAAAATATGTAAAAGCGGCAAAACAAAAAAGTGAGATGGAACGAACTGCGATACAAAAAGATAAGTCGGGGGTATTTACAGGGTCTTATGTTTTGAATCCGTTTAGCGGAGAAAAATGCCCAGTCTGGGTGGCCGATTTTGTTCTGACGACCTACGGGACCGGAGCAATAATGTGCGTTCCCGGTCACGATGAAAGAGATCATGAGTTTTCAGTTAAGTACGGGCTGGAAATAAGACAGGTTGTAAAACCCGTCAATGACGCCCCGGTTGACGTTCTAAAAGAACCGTACACAGGCTACGGAATTTCTTTAAATTCAGGTGATTATTCAGGAAAGCCTTCTGAGCAGGTGATAATGGAGATGACTCAGAAAGCTGAAAAAGAAAACTTTGGAAAGTTTAAAATAAATTACAAACTCCGGGACTGGGTATTTTCCCGTCAGCGATACTGGGGAGAACCAATTCCGGTTGTTTATAAAACGGACGGCACTTTAGAAGCTGTCGTCGACACAACCGACACGCAGGAAGTGCATAAAAAACTTCCCGTTGAACTTCCTTACACAAAAGATTACCAACCTTCCGAAAGCGGAGGTGCCCCTCTTGCAAGATTAACCGATTGGGTTGAAACTACCGACAAAAACGGCGCTCCTGCAAAAAGAGAAACAGAGACAATGCCTACATGGGCTGGTTCAAGCTGGTATTACATAAGATACTGTGACCCCAAAAATGAGAGTGCTTTCGCAGACCCCGAGATTTTAAAATATTGGCTACCGGTAGACAAATATTTCGGTGACGGCGGACACACTACCGCGCACCTTTTATATTCCAGATTTTGGCACAGGTTTTTTTACGACCTTGGTTTGGTTCCAACCTCAGAACCGTATAAATGGAGGATGACGGGCGGCCTTTTACTGGGAGCTGACGGTCAGAAAATGTCTAAGTCCAGGGGAAATGTGATCGACCCTAAAGAACTTGTGGAACAATTTGGAGCGGACGCCTGCAGACTGTATCTCTGCTTTATCGGACCGTACGATGAAACATACCCATGGGATGATCACGGGGTCAAGGCAACCAAAAGATTTATCGACAATCTCTTTTTGCTAAAAGAAAAAGTAAGTACTGAGGCCGGGGCAGGTTCGGAATTGGAAAAAGACTACAACTTAATGGTTAAAAAAGTTACGGATATGTGTGAAGGCCTGAAAATGAATACCTGTGTGAGCGAATTTATGATATTTTCGAACGCCGCTAAAAAAACCTCTTCTATAAGCACAGAACAATGGAAAGGTTACATTAAACTGCTAGCGCCGTTTATTCCTTTTGTTGCAGAAGACCTCTGGCACGAGATAAATAACTTAACCGGTTGGGATAAAAAGAATAGCGTTCACTTACAGAAATGGCCTAAGTACGACCTTTCTAAAATATCCGAGAAAACACTCATAATACCTGTGCAGATTAACGGAAAAGTACGCGCTGAGGTAGAAATAGATGCTAACGCCGAAGAATCTACTGTCTCAGAGCTTGTAAAAAATAATGGCGATGTAGTGAAATCCTTAGACGGACGCCAAATAAAGAAGTTAATCTACATTAAAGGTAAAATCGTCAGTCTGGTCGTTTAGAAATTGTATAGAACGAAAAACGCCCCTTTTTCAAGGAGCGTCTTCTTTTAGTTCCGGTTAAAATGTTACTTCAACTCGAATATCACAGTCACGTTCTTGTAGGTTGATGTGGAACCCGGTTCAACGGGAATTCCCGCGCCGCCGCCCATTCCTGATGCCATATCGTATTTAACTCCTCCGTACATATACTGAGCTGAGCCTTCGTTTATCTGAATAACTCTGCCGAGCTTTTTTCCTACTCCCGTAGCAATGGCTGTACCTTTGCTCCTGGCGTCCTCTATAGCAGCATTTAGCAACCCTTCTTCATCTATAGTCTCATCATCTATTGTAAGGTTTGGTCCCCACATAGAAGCTCCTTCGACGGTTGCCAGTAACGAGGTAAGATCTTCCGATCTGGTTAAATCCCTCAACTTTGTGTTAATGGTGTAAGAAGCAAACCAATCGCCCAACTCATAGGTCGTAACACCGTCACGGTAGACCGAATCCTGTCTCTGATAGATATTTAGACTTGTGGTCTCAATATCTTCTTCCGGTATTCCAAAGTCTTTTATCAACTGCGTAACACTCTTGGACCTCTCCGAAAGCCCCTCAACCGCCTTTGCTTTGTCCGCGTCCGATACTTCTAAAGTCAGAGAATAGGAAGCAATTTGATTCGTAATCTGGGAACTAGACGAACCGGAGACTGAAATAGTTTGTGGTGTCAGTACTTTAAATAAATACCAGACTCCCGTACCAACCAAGGCCGCAAACACTATAGATACAAAAATATTTAACAAAAGGGAAACGTTTATAAGTTTATTATTATCGGGCATAGCGAGATATTATCATTTTTCTCTTGTTAAGAAAACCCCGTAATTCTGGGGTATAATGGACTATATGGGCTTTGTCAAAAACGCAGAAGATATAACAAAAATGAAACAGGGAGGTAAGATCCTTGCTGAAATATTGTCGGGACTAAGAAAAATGCTTGTCCCAGGCAGAAATTGTCTAGACCTTGAAAAAGAGTTTATAAAACTGTGCGCTAAGAACAAAGTTGTACCTACATGCAAGGGGTACTCCCCACACGGAATGCCGCCTTTTCCTACAGGACTTTGCGTTAGTATTAATAATCAATCAGTGCATTGCTTTCCCAAAAAAGAAATTATTTTGAAGGACGGCGATGTTGTTACGGTAGACACGGTCATAAAATACAAGGGTCTAAATGTTGATGCCGCATTTTCTACTGTAGTCGGAAGAGAAACTGACCCTTTAAAAAGAAAATTAGTGGACACTGCAAAAAGCGCACTTTACGAAACAATAGCGGAAGTTGCCCCCGGCGTACGCATAGGCCGCATTAGCAACAAAATGCAAAAGATAGTAGAATCACAAGGTTTGAACGTACTTAAAGACTACGCAGGGCACGGCATCGGGCGGGAAATGCATGAATATCCTGAAATACCTTGCTACGGAAGCAAAAACGACGGTCCTAAGCTTGTCGAAGGAATGACAATTTGTATCGAAGCCCTGGTTTGCACAGGCGACGATATTGTCGTAAACGACAGCGAATGGGAGACCAGGATGGCAGATGACGGTTATTTCGCCCAAGCCGAGCATACGATTCTAGTTACTAAAGACGGTTACGAAATTTTAACTTTAAAGGAAAAATGACACTAAAAGATATATTCACCGGCCAAGTCGGTAAAAATAACATGGACAGAAAAGTATTTCAGTTACTAACAACTTTGATTGTAGTGCTGGCCTTGTTTCTTGTAGCAGGATTTTTGTTTCCCGAAGCCGTATCAGTAATACTTAACGTTGTCTGGATAATTCTCCTAGCTTCAGCCGCGGTATTTTTCACCTTGGGAATACTGGTTATCATTGGTATGAAACGCGAGGCCGGAAGGGTTTTGGATCTTCTACTCGAGGGCGCGCTGACCTTCATAGATTTCCTCGAATTTCTAAAAAATGTGTGGAAAAGGTTTGTCGACCTCCTAAAGGAATTTTTGTTGTTCGCGTCTCCTATTTTCGCCTACATCGCTGCATTTTTGGTATACGTTCTTCTTCTATACATCTACAAAACAGTCGGTAAAAGCCACGATGTCACAATAATGACCGTGATAATCACAGGAGCGGCCATGATGGGATTTGGATTACTAAGCAAACCTCAGGCTGAAATTACGATAGAACTTACATGGAAGGGACAGTTCCAGAAAAGGTTTAAAGCCGGATTTATCGACGGAATCGAGGTCATTCTATTCATATTCTTCTTAACTATGGACAGCACGGACCTCTTCTTTTTACCCACCGATCTTAATATTCCCTTGAAAGCTGAATTCAGCGGATATGACCTTATGGTGAGGAGCTTTGTGTACGACGAACATGTTATTACTACGCTAGCCCTAATAGTTACTACAATATCTTTGGAAGTATTAAGAAACATTATTAAAATTTTCGCCAGCGCAAGAAAATATTATCTTAACTTTTCTCACGAACTTGAAAATTTTATGGGAGCAAAGCGTACTACTATGGAGATGTTAAAAGAGGCTATCCGAAAAAGTTTTAACGACGCAAAAAGAGATTTAATAAAATTTGTTACGTTTAATACCGTCTTATTCGCCGTCTTTTTACTTTTTCCCAGACTTAAGCTTTTAACACTTGCGGTAGCCAGTGTAACTAATCTTGGGCTGGATCTTTCCATCCGTTCCAGACTAACTGCAAGAAAAGGGAACGACCTTATTGCAAGAATCTTACAAAAAATATTTAAACTTTGACGGTTGCCCCTTTCAAATGTATTATTTCTTTACGGGTAATATTTGGGTATTTAAATGCAACCTTTAGCAGATAAGATACGTCCTAAAAACATAAACGAGATGTCCGGCCACGAAAAGCTGCTCGGTGACGGCGGAATAATCTCTGAACTCCTAAAAAGCACCGTACAAACAGGCTTTTTCCCTTCTTTAATATTCTGGGGTCCTCCGGGCGTGGGTAAAACTACCTTGGCTAGAATTATCGCAACCGAAACAAACCGTAAGTTCTACGAATTCAGTGCCGTAAATACCTCAGTTAAAACAATCGAAAAAGAATTGGAAGATAACGGAAAATCTGTTTCTCCCAATCTGTGGACCCAGGACGCTACATTAAAGAAAAAAGCAGGAGCACCGGTTGTTTTTATCGACGAAATTCATAGATTTAATAAAGCTCAACAGGACGCCCTACTTCCCATGGTAGAACAGGGAAAAATAATTTTTATGGGGGCGACCACCGAAAATCCTTCCTTCGAAGTTATTGCTCCTCTCCTTTCGCGGTGCCGCGTTGTAATTATGGATCAACTTTCAGAAGAAGACCTGGATAAAATTGTAGACAGAGCGCTTGAGGACATTGGAAAAAAACTTGAGAAGGACGCCAGAAAGTTTTTAATTCAAAGCAGTAACGGTGACGCACGTACATGTATAAATGTATTGGAAATTGCTTTCCATTTACAATCCGGAAAAGAAATTACATTTGATGATGTTAAAAAAGCTTTACAGAAAAGTCAGCTCACTTTCGATCTTCAGGGAGAAGAGTTTTACAACACTATTTCCGCGTTACATAAATCCATACGCGGTTCCGATCCAAATGCCGCACTTTATTGGCTGGCAAGAATGCTTGAAGCCGGACAGGACCCCATATATATCGCCAGACGTTTAATAAGGCTTGCTTCAGAAGACATCGGACTTAAAGATCCGCAGGCACTTGTTATTGCAGTAGCGGCTTTTCAGGCTTGCGAAAGAATAGGTATGCCGGAATGTAACCTTGCTCTTGCAGAAGCCGTCGTTTATTTTGCAAAATCTCCTAAATCCAACGAACTTTATATCGCGTACGGTAAGGCTGCAGACGACACCGTAAAATACGGAAACCTTCCAGTGCCCCTTCATATAAGAAACGCACCAACAAAATTAATGAAAGAAATAGGTTACGGAAAAAATTACAATTATTACCACAGCCCTAAAGGGGAAAAACTTCCTGACATAGAATATTTTCCCGATAAGCTTAAGGGAACAAAGTATCTCCGCTAGTCCTGAAGTGTAAATTCTTCAAGCTCTTTTATCCCGCCGAATGCAATTCTGTCGTGAACGTGCTTTTTCGCCGATAACATTCGTGCCGGCGTTATTACAAACTCTCCCCACTTATCCGTAATTTCATCGACAGCCGAATAAAGTTTTTCCTTTCTTCCGATGTCGTCAAAGAGATCTAACTGAGTAGTGTCGTTGTCAAAAATATCGAAAACCGATTCAGCGAGGATAGCTACCGTTTTGCCCGCGTAAGGCGAATGACACATTATTCTGTAGGCCTCTTTAAAAACATCGCGGGGGTCGAAGAGGGTTTTACCTGTAATATGCCCGTGATGCCAATGAGAACCGTCGCGGTAATTTATGGAAACGTGAACCCCTTTAGCTTTGTAGCCCGCTTTTCTCAAACGCCTTGCCGTCTTTTCTACTAATTTATATAAAATGGGGGCAAGATCTTCGTTTTTTGATAACCGGTCTGGTATTGCGTAAGAATTTCCGTAGCTTCTTCTGCCCCACTCTACGTCATCTATTTCCCACCCGCGGAGGCGTAAATACCAGTAGTATCCGGTTATGGAGCCGAACGCTCGTTCAAGGGTTGCTGAGGAAGCTTTATAAAAATCCGTCACAGTATAAATGTTTTGCGTTGCGAGGCGCGCAGCATTTCTTTGTTTAATTCCATGCAGCCCGGTAATTTCCAAAGAAGAATAAACGGCTTCAAAATTATTTACAACTATTTCTTCGAGACCGTCGGGTTTTTTGAGACCTGCAGCTGTCTTTGCCAAAAAAATATTCGGACCGATTCCTATGGAAACCGTTATCCAGTCACCAACGTCCTTTTTAATTAATTCTTTTATTTCGGCAGCGACGTTTCTCATTCCTTTTTTAAAGGACGGGCAACCTTCGAGATTTACAATAAACTCGTCTATGGATTTAGGAATTACCACGTCCGAGAATTTATTCAGAACGGCACGAAGTTTTAAGTGGACGTCCCGATACTTTTGAGGATCCGGGGTTAAAACAGTAAGATTGGGTGCCAAAAGCTTTCCTTCCTTTACGCGCATGCCGGTTTTAACACCCAGC
>Ga0075598_134_pt1 | contig 10306 bp, 8 predicted proteins | sample RifGroE1_FD_68355 | JGI IMG/M metagenome (GOLD analysis project Ga0075598, IMG submission 68355) | candidate division WWE3 bacterium GW2011_GWE1_41_27
AATGCACCAATTTTTATTGGAGTATTTAGCATCTATCTGAGCAGATTTTAGTTTATGAATTTTAGAGAGTCAACAGATATTTTACGGTCTTTTTATGTTGTGATTACGCCATTTTTAACACGCTTAATTATTACTAAAATATTGGTTGGGATATTTAATTGAGTAGTTTTTTTAACTCCCTCACTCTATCGCGTAACGCTGCGGCTTTTTCGAAATTCAAAATCTCCGCCTCGTATATCATTTCTTTCTCAAGAGTTTTAATTTCTTTTTTCAATTCGTTAGGGGGCAGTTGGCGGTAATCTATATCATCACGTCCGTGTCTTTTTCCTCTTTGTTCGTCCAACACTTCTTCGAGTTCTTCGTCTATAAGTTTTTCGCGGCGGGGTTTCGATATATTTTGAGGTTCTAAACCGTGTTCGGTGTTGTATTTAACCTGGATAGCACGTCGTCTGTCCACTTCCGCAATAGCTCTTGTCATACTCCCCGTCATGTTGTCTGCGTACATTACTACCTCTCCGGAAATGTGCCTAGCTGCTCTTCCCATCGTCTGAATTAGGGAAGTTTCGGACCTTAGAAACCCTTCTTTATCGGCATCCAAAATTGCAACCAACGAAACTTCCGGCAAGTCCAAACCTTCTCGAAGTAAATTAATTCCTACCAACACATCGTATTTTCCGCTCCTTAGGTTGTCCAGAATATCGGTTCTTTCCAGAGTGTCTATATCCGAGTGTAAGTAGGTTACTTTAATTCCCTTTTCCGTCATGTATTCCGCCATCTCCTCGGCCATTCTTTTAGTTAACGTTGTAATTAACACCCTTTCTTTTTTCGCGACCCGTTCTTTTACTTTTTCCAGTAAATCCTCAATCTGTCCTCTTGTCGGGAGTATTGTTACTTTCGGATCGATAATTCCTGTTGGCCTGATTAATATTTCCGCAACGTTGTTTTCCGATTTTTCTAACTCCCATTCGTCGGGTGTCGCACTTACATAAATTACCTGGTTAACTCTTTGCTCAAATTCATCAAAATTCAAAGGTCTGTTGTCCATGGCAGAAGGTAGTCTGAAACCGTAATCAACAAGGACTTGTTTTCTGGAACGGTCACCGTTATGCATACCTCTCACCTGAGGAACCGTAATGTGAGATTCGTCGATAACCAGCAAATAATCTTTAGGGAAATATTCCATCAATGAGTGAGGAGCGTCACCAGGATTTCTGCCGTCAAAGTAACGCGAGTAGTTTTCAATTCCTTTGCAATACCCGACCTCCTGTATCATCTCCAGGTCGTAATTGGTTCTTTGTTCGAGACGGTAAGCTTCGAGTTGTTTTCCCTCTTTTCTCAAAAACACCAGCCTCTCTGCCAGGTCCTCTTTTATCTGCGCCAAAGCAGCCTGGCGGGTTTCTTCTGGGGCAACATAGTGTTTTGCCGGATAAATTACCACCATTTCCTGAAATTCCTGTTTCACATACTGCCCTGTCAGAGGATCCATGTAGTTTATACTCATCAGGGTATCGTCCGAAAGCTCAAGCCTTACCGCGTGATCCTGGTAAGCCAGGTAAACATCTATTACGTCCCCTGTTACGCGGTACGTACCGCGGTAAAAATCGTACTCAGACCGGTCGTAATAAATCTGGGAAAGTCTTTTTAATAAATCGATTTTTCGGATTTTCATTCCGGTTCTTAATTCCAACGCAACCTTTGAATATTCTGCCGGACTTCCCAAGTTATAAATGCACGAAACCGACGAAACAACTATGACGTCCTTCCTAGTCATTAATGAAGTGGTCGCGGAAAGTCTTAACTTATCGATTTTTTCGTTTATGTCCGAATCTTTTTCTATGTATGTGTCGGTTGAAGGTATGTAACTTTCGGGCTGGTAGTAGTCATAGTAGCTAACAAAATACTCGACGGCGTTCTCAGGAAAGAACTCACGGAACTCCTGATAAAGTTGAGCGGCCAAAGTTTTATTGTGAGAAATTATAAGGGTCGGTTTTTGAACATTTTTGATAACGTTCGCGATGGCAAAAGTTTTTCCGCTTCCGGTTACACCTAACAGCACCTGGTCCCTGACACCTGACTCAAGTTTATTTGTGAGTTGATCTATTGCCGCAGGTTGATCGCCTGTAGGTTGGAAAGGAGAAACTAGTTTAAACATCAAAAAAGATTTTATCACACTTTTGGGTTTTCTTTGGTAAATATTTGCTTTAAAAAAAGAAAAATAATATACTGAGGGTCGGTCTTAATCTCAAAAGGAGAGAATCATGGACGAAGCTACGTCTGCACGGTACGAAGCCGAAGCCCGTAGAGCAGCGGCAATGGTTTTCTGGGGAGATTTTTTTAAGATTCTTGGAATCCTATTAACTTCCTGGCAAACGTACGTCTTTGCTTTTGTAGTTTGGTGGCTGGCAAGAATATTTTGATAGACCACATCCGCCGGGCGTCTTTTTTTAGGGATCCACACCCACATGACCCCGCCCGGTACCACATGCCGCGAATCCTTTTAAAGTTTCGCGGCATTTTTTTCTTCTTGACATCTTCGTATAATGTTCGGTAGTATAAAAATACCAAAGAAAAGCCGTAACTATTTAAACAGGAGGATCCTTAATGAGCCCCGTAACCCTTTATAAAAGACAGAAACAAATTTTAGACTTTATTTCCCAGTATATTCAGGTTAACGGCCATTCTCCTACTTTGCAGGAAATAGCCAACTCCATGGATCTTTCATCCTTAGCCACGGTACACGAGCATATCCAGGCTTTAGAAAAAAAAGGCGTTATTAAGAAATATGATGGGTCAGTCAGAGGTATAGAAATACTCGACAGGACCTTTAATACGTCTCTTTCGGCCGTTGAGTTGCCTCTTGTGGGTTATATTGCGGCCGGTGAGCCTATTGAGGCAAATGAGAACCCCCTCGCTACCGTAACCGTAAGCGCCGACATCGTTTCCAAAACTAAAAGGTGCTTTGTTCTTCAGGTAAAAGGCGACTCGATGATAGATATGGGTATTTTTGACGGGGATCACGTGGTAATTCAACAGCAAAACACAGCCAGGGACGGTCAGATAATCGTAGCTCTAATAGACAACGAGTTTGCCACACTGAAGACCCTCTACCACGAAAAAAGCGGGCAAATAAGACTTCAGCCTGCAAATACTAAAATGGATCCTATCTTTATAGAACCTAAAAGTCTCAGCATACAGGGAGTAGTTACAGGGGTAATCAGAAGGTTTAAGAATTAACCTTTTTATCTCCTGAGTGTAATCTGCTTTTTATAAACTCGAGGAGCATCGGTACCACCGAAAGGAAAATGATGGCAAAGACTACCAGGGAAAAGTTTTCTTTTACCTGAGGCACGTTACCGAAAAAGTATCCCGCAAAAAGAAAACAGGCTACCCACACAAATCCGCCCAGAATGTTATACATTATGAAGTGTTTGTAACTCATTTTTCCGATACCGGCGACAAATGGGGCAAAAGTTCTTACGATAGGAATAAACCGGGCTAAAAATATAGTTTTACCACCATGTTTATTGTAAAAGGCTTGGGTTTTATCGATATGTTCTTTCTTTATGGGAAGTTTAGGATTGCTGATAATTTTCTCTCCAAAAAAATGTCCGATCCAATAATTTGCCGTATCCCCCAAAAAGGCTGCCAGCCACAATAAAAAGAAAAGTGTGACAACATTGAAATTTAGGGAGCTTTTTGCCGACAACGCCCCTGCTGCAAAAAGTAGAGAGTCACCGGGAAGAAAAGGTGTAAAAACGAATCCTGTTTCAATAAAAATAATCCCAAAAAGTATCAAATATTTCGCTGTATCGTACTGACTTATAATCTCTTCCAGGTGAACATCTATATGCAAAATAAACGAAATTATTCCCGAAATTATGTCCATTTCAAGATGATAACATTTTGTGTTAGCATTTAAAAATGATAGATGCTGCCATTCTGGATAGTTACTACAAGAAATACGGCAAAAAGAAAGTCGACGGAGCCCTCAACTTATTAAGCTACAAAAGCGCCGACGTCATGCCCAAAAATGAATCCCCTGACAAACCCGTGATGTACATTTTCAGACACGGACAGACGGAAGATAACGCTAACTTTATATTTAGCGGATGGAGAGATTCCGCTCTTACAGATATAGGTAAGGAACAGGCACAGGAACTTGGAGAAAAAATAAAAGATAAGAAAATCCAAATGTTAGTGTCCTCTCCCCAGATAAGAGCGGTAGATACGATGAAAATCGCCTGTTTATTAAATAAGGACACCGCTCTTCTGGAAATAACTACCGACGAAAGAATAAAAGAACGGTCCTACGGTGTATTACAGGGCAAAAGTAAGCTGGAGATTCAACTGGAAGATCCTGAGCTACTGTTAAAAATTAGACGTTCATTTGATTACCAGCCTGAGGACGGGGAAAGCATAAAGATGGTTTGCGAAAGAGTAAAGTCTTTTTGTGACGAAATGGTGCCGCTGATGAAACAACACCAAATAAATATCGCCGTCTCATGTCACGGAAATTCTATCAGGGGTTTTAGAAAATATTTTGAAAATCTTTCGGACGAAGAAACAGCAACCGTAGAAACTCCTTTGGCAAAAGATTACGCTGCCTACACTATTGAGTAATCAGTTTTTCTGAGCGTTAAAAATCTGCAAAAGTCTGTTGTATTTAACAACTCTTTCTCCTCTTACCGGAGCGCCTGACTTAATAAAGTCGGCTCCCACGGCAATCGCGAGATCCGCAATAAAAGTGTCCTCCCCCGTTTCGCCGCTTCTATGTGAAACTATTATTTTCATTCCGGCTTGTTGGGCGTTACGGACAAACTCGAATGTTTCGGTCAAAGTCCCAACCTGATTAGGCTTAACTATAACCGCATTGGCCAATTTTCTGTCGATAGCACTCTTTAGAAATTTCGGGTTTGTAACAACAAGGTCATCGCCTACAACCATCAAGCGGCTGCCCACGGATTTCGTAAATTTCGCCCACGCATCGGCGTCCGACTCATAAAAAGGGTCTTCAAGGTAGATCAACGGATAGGTAGTAAGTAGGTCGACGTACATTTGTGACATCTTTTCGCTGTTCAAAGTCTTTTTTTCTTCTTTTATCAGATACGCGTCGTGCATATAAAAAGAACCTGCCGCGACGTCCATTCCCATAAAGATTTGTTCGCCCAATTTATAACTTTGAGAGGCAGCCTTGGAAATATATTGCAATGCTTTCGCTGTAGTAAGGTTGTTCGGAGCAAAGCCGCCTTCGTCCCCAACGTCCACGTCCAACCCATCCTTAATAAGAATTTCCTTAAGATTGTGGTACACCTTAACTCCCATCTCCAGAGCTTTATCGAAAGGCAGCGAAGGCGACGGGATTGCCATAAATTCCTGGAAAGAAAGGTTGTTGTGAGAATGTAAACCGCCGTTGATTATATTGAAAATTGGAACGGGAAATTGTAATTCCGCCGAAGGATCTTTTTTGGGTGTGTACAAACGGGCCAAATATTCATAAAGTTCCAGACCCTTTGATTTTGCCGAAGCTTTTGCCGCAGCTAAGGACACCGAAAGAATGCTGTTACCGCCGAGGTGCTTTTTATTAGTGGTCCCGTCCATGTCTAGCAAAATCTTGTCCAGGACAATCTGCTCCGTCGGATCTTCCCCCTCTAACACGTCATTTATCGCGGTGCTTACTATGTCGACAGCTTTATCTACGGGAATATAAACTGCTTCATTTTCACCTTTAGAGGCACCGTCGGGTATCGCCTGGCTGCCTTCAGAACCGTCATCTAAGGTGACTTTCGTCTCAATAGTCCAATCACCTCTGGAGTTCAGTATTTTTTGGCAAGTTATGCTTTTTATTTTTGGCATCGTTTCCTTCTGCGAACGTTTACTTTTTCTTCTGTCCCAATACTTTTTTCTCTGAGTTGTAAACTATTTCTCTGGTTTTTTCTATCACATCGGGACTTACCGAAACCGAGGTCACACCCCAGTCAACGAGCATCTCAACAAGTTCGGGGAAAACCGAAGGTGCCTGTCCGCATACGGAACATGTAACTTTTCGTTTTCGGCAGGTTGTTACGATTTTCTCAAGAGATTTAAGTACTGCAGGGTTCATCTCGCTATAAGCATCGGCGACTTTCTCGTTATCGCGGTCAACACCCAGCGTAAGCATTGTGAGATCGTTTGTTCCGATTGAAACTCCGTCAATTCCTTCGTCCAAAAACTCGTCCAGTAATATAACGTTGGAAGGAATTTCGACCATCATCCAGAACTTAAAAAGTCCGCTTCTTCTCAAACCTGCGGCGCTTAACATCTTTTTAACATCCCTGAACTGTTCTACGGTGCGCACAAACGGCATCATGACCCAAAGGTTTTTCAGATTCTTTTTATTTCGTACTCTTTTTATTGCTTCTACTTCCATTTCGAATACTTCAGGTTCAGCAAGATATCTTGAAACGCCGCGGTACCCGATCATCGGGTTAGGCTCTTCGGTCTCGAATTCTTTTCCTCCGACGAGATTTGCGTATTCGTTTGATTTGAAATCGTTAAATCTGTAAACGACCGGTCTCGGGTAAAAAGCTTCGGCAAATTTCTCTAAACCATCTGCCAGCTGCGCAATAAATTCTTTTTGCTTTTTGTCCTTAATAAATTTCATCGGGTGTTTACCGATTTGAGCCATTATAAATTCCGCCCTAAGCAAACCCTGCAAGTTCGGGCTCGGCCAGATTCATGTAAATTTTGGTAGCTGTTTTAATGTGTTCCAAATCTAGTTTGGATTTTTTTACGTCTTTAACTTCGGATATGTCTCCCTCGTACACTTTGCCTTCAGCCCCATCCACTGTAATCAATTCTCCAACCCTGAGCATTTTTGTAGCGTGGCTTGTGCCCACTACTGCAGGAATACCCAGTTCGCGGCTTACGATGGCTGCGTGGCTTGTTCTTCCTCCAAGATCGGTAACAATGGCACTTGCCCTTTTCATCGCGGGAACATAATCTGGATTGGTCATTTCAGCAACAAGGACGTCGCCCTCTTTTACAATATTGATTTCACTGGGCTTTTTAACAATCTTGACCTTACCGACGCCTACTCCCGGAGATGCCGCCAAACCTTCCAACAAGGCTTTGACCTTTTTATCGCTGTCGATGGCAATCTCTGTTTCTTTTTGTATAAGGGTTGTGACAGGTCTCGACTGAACTATAAATATCTTTCCGTCCTCGATACCGTACTCAATGTCCTGAGGTCTTTTGTAATGTTCTTCAATTTTTATACCTATGTGTGCCAATTCAACTATTTGTTTATTGGTCAGTTTTTGAACCTGCTGATATTTTTTAGAAATAGGAGTATTTCCTGCCAAAGTTAGCTGCCAGGTTTGTTTAGCTAAATATCTCGAAGTTATTTTTCCGGACTTCTTGTTAATAATATATTGATCGGGTGTGACTTCACCTGAAACAACGGGTTGGCCTAACCCGAAAGCAGCCTCAATAGAAACTTCTTCTTTGCTATTCGTTAAAGGATTAACCGTGAACATAATTCCCGAGTAATCCGACTGAACCATCAGCTGAACCGGAACAGCAATTCCTACCCTCATGTGTGAATATTTGTTCGTCGCCCTGTAAAAAATTGCTCTTGCCTCAAAAAGGGACGCCCAGCACTCCTGCACCTTCTTAACAACATCGGACCATCCCTTAATATTAAGGTATGTCTCCTGCTGTCCGGCAAAGGAAGCATCTGGCAAATCCTCGGCAGTAGCGGAACTTCTGACGGCAACGTACCTGTCGTTCTCGCCGCAAAGTTTGTGATAGTACTCTTTAATTTTTAAAGAAAGGTCTCCCGGCATATCGGCTGCTATAATAGCGATCTTAATTTTTCTTGAAGCTTCCTGAAGTTTTTTCGAGTCGTCTACGTCAAGCCCGGAAAGCTCGTGCATTATTTTTTCTTTTAGGGAACCGGAATTTATGAAATCAAAATATGCTCCTGCAGTAACAACAAAACCGTCGGGAACCGGGATCTTGGCATTAACCATCTCGCCGAGATTGGCGCCTTTTCCTCCTACCAAACCAATGTCTTTTTTACCAACTTCTTTGAACCACAGTATTTGGGCAGTATTTTTATTCATATAAGAAATGATATATCAAATTTTGAGCATTTGGAACTGTTACAGGTTCTAGAGGTGCAGTTTGTGAGGTTTCAGAAGTCCGTTGACCCGGTCTTTTACCGAATTAAGCTCACCGTCGCTTTCTGCCTCCACTCTTATACCTAAAAACGGTGAGGTGTTCTTGGCCCTAATCAAAAACCAGGAGGTATCGGAAACGTTTGCGCGGACCCCATCTACAAAGTTTTTTCTGGTATAACTGTCGGAAGCCTTCACTTCTTCGATGATCTTTTCTACAACACCGAACTTCAGCTCATCTGCACAGTAAACTTTTATTTCAGGAGAACTTACCCGTTCGGGAAATTCCTCCATAAGACCGGAGATGCTCTTAGTTTCAGCGTCCATTAATTCCAGTACCCTGCATATGGCGTAAATACCATCATCGTAACCGAAGTACTTGTCGCCAAAATAAGTGTGACCGGAGAATTCCAAGCCGAACACGGCTTCTTTGGTGGTGACCTTTTTTATAAAATATGACCGGCCGGTTCTCATTATCTCCGGTGTTCCGCCGTATTTCAAAATCACATCGTGAGCGAGAGATGTGCACTTAACATCGTACGCAATAGTAGCTCCGGGGTTAGTACTTAATATGTGTTTGCTGAAAAGAAGGAGCGCCCGGTCAGTAGCGTAGGATTTTCCCATCTCATCTACCATAAGAAACCGGTCGCCGTCGCCGTCCAATCCAAAACCGGCATCCGCGTGGCTTTCCCTAACCGCAGAAACCGTGTGCTCTACAAACTCGGGTTCTTCTGGGTCCGGTGTTCCGTTGGGAAAAGTCCCGTCAAGCTCAAGATTAACCGGAACGATTTCTACCCCCAAAGACTCCAGGACTTCCTTAGCAACGCCGCCTGTAACGCCATTACCCGTGTTTAGTACTACCTTGAACTTCTTTTTGAAACTGAACTTGTCTTTAATATATGAAACGTACTCACCTATCAAATCTTTTTCGGCAAACGAACCTTTCCCGGACATATAAGCTTCTTTTTCTATAATCCCGGCAATTTCCTGGATACCTTCTCCGAAGACCGGCTCCGCTTTGGCAAATTCAACTTTAACGCCGTTATACTCCGCGGTATTGTGGCTCGCGGTCACGTACACGCCTCCTTCGTAACCCTGCGTGGTGGTGAAAAAGTGTATTAATGGGTAAGGAACCGTTCCGACGAAAGTAACGTTACACCCGGTTCCCAATAATCCTTCGCATAGTTTCTTAGTCAAAGACTCCGAGCTTACCCTGTTATCCATCCCGAGAACTATTTCGGTCAGGTTCTTGCGTCTGTAAATGGTGCCGACAGCTTTTCCGATGTGATAAAAGAGGTTTTCGTCGATCTCCAGACCGTATACACCGCGTATATCATATTCTCTAAAAGAATTCTTATTTAATTGCATCTCAAAGTGGCAGATTGAAAATAAACTTAGTTCCAGTAGGACTGTTGTCTTCTACACGGATTTCGCCCTTGTGGGCCTCGACTATGGCTTTAACTATGACCAGTCCCAGACCGGTTCCCTTTTCTTTTACTTTGGAGTGGTTGGACGTCTGGCTAAACGGCTTAAACAAAAGGTTCTGTTCTCCTTTGGGCACACCCATTCCTGTGTCAGACACAATAACCTCGGCGTGGTGATCGAATCTGGTAGCAGACACCGTAACCGTACCGCCCTCGGGGGTAAACTTTATGGCATTGGAAAGAAGATTGTTCATAACCTGTTTTATTCGTTCCGGGTCAAAGCTGAAATTCCCAAAGTTCTCATTTAAAACAAGCTCCAGTTTAACTCCCTTTACCTTCGCCAAAGGATTAAAGTAGCTACACTCCTCTTTTAAGGTGTCATTAAGGTTCGCGTACACTTTGTTTATCTCAAACCGTCCCGCTCCAATTTTTGAAACATCCAAAATATCGGCAACGATCTTGAGCATAGAGTTCGAATTCTCTTTAACCTGCGAAAGTAAAAGATGTATCTGCGTTGCATCCAGCTCCGCGGCTTCTTTTAACAAAAGGTCGGAAGCACCCTTAATGACAGAGAGGGGAGCTCTGAGCTCGTGCACAAGCATTGGGATGTAATCTTTACCTCCTCCACCGAAAAGAGACCCGTCGGATTTGAGTTTATTGATCTGCTCGAGCAGTTTGTTTATCTCACTGGATTTTTTGAAAAGAATACTGGTAATAATCAGCAAT
>Ga0075598_127_pt1 | contig 9172 bp, 9 predicted proteins | sample RifGroE1_FD_68355 | JGI IMG/M metagenome (GOLD analysis project Ga0075598, IMG submission 68355) | candidate division WWE3 bacterium GW2011_GWE1_41_27
TCCAAGCACCAAAGAAAGCTTGCTCAGGAAGTCAAAAAAGCAAGATATATGGGGCTAATCCAGTATACAGATAGACACGCCATCTGATAATATATATTCATGCCCGTTTTAGCTGCCTATATTGGATATTCAGGTGTGAGTGTTGCTCTGGAAAAGCAGGACGGTTCGTTTATTTTTCAAAGATTCCCGTACTCTTATTCAGGTGAGCTTTTTTCAAGTGTTTGCGATGAAAACGTCTTTTACACGCAAGTGCTGGAGTGTGTTGCTAAAGAAAATAAAATGAAGCTCGCGGATTTTGATGTGCTCATGACCGGCTTCGTGAATTTCCCCTTACCCGATTTAAACATAAAGCTGATGGCGGATGTAAAAGACCTTCTTTCCAAGCACGAAGAGAATTTTCCTGTGCTGGTGGACGAGAGCGTAGTCATGACGAAAGATCTGGTACTTTCCCAGGTGCCAATCAATTTTTTAACCAACAACGAGTTTTTTGCGAATGTTTCCATTTACCCCCAGCTTATAACAAGGGACTACAACGACCAGGTGAGTCTCGACGGTTTGATAGTAGACAAGGTTAAAAAGGCCGGAATCAACCTGACTTCTCAGAAACCCGTGGTATTTACGGGCGAAACGGTTTTTAAGTATTCACTGGCCCTGGATCTTTTTAACAATCCCGGTTATTACTATGTCAAAATCGATAAAAACAATGCAATTCTTCTGGCCCAGCTTATAAAAGAGTATAACCCTGCAATTGAAGTTGATACCTCCCAGGCTATTGAAAACGTGGGTACATTTGCGCTGGCTCCCGGAGACACGGAGGTCTTGATATCTACAGCTTTAGATACCGGTCAATTTTTTGAAATTAAGAAAGATTCTGTTTTTGCTCTACCGTTAGATAATTCAACCTCTACCAAACTGAGTGTAAAAAATAAACTGATAGGAAATCTAGAGGGTGGGGTAGTAGGGGGTACCTTGGGGTTACTTTTTGACACCCGTGTGGAACGCACACAGTTAATCTCGGATATAAAAATAATGAACGCATTTATGAGAGAAATTGAGGAGGCCGTAAGAGGAATTTAACTATGTTAGCCCCGATAATCAGAAAAATTGTTGAAAATAAAACCGTTATGGTAGAGAGGTATTTACCCAATAAGGGTAATTTATTTGTTCAAAAAGGAGACAGATTAGAACCGTTTCAAAAACTCGGTGACTGTATGCACTCTCTGAACACGGTTTACTTTCCTAAAGACTTTGAGCCGGTAAAATTTTTACGTGAAAAGGTGTATTTCCAGAAAGGGAACCTACTGGGAAAGGTGGGGGCAAAAAAAATCCCCGCCGATGAAAATGGTTACATGAGTTTCGATGAGTCCACAGGCGAATATTTTTTCGAGGAGATGCCTGTGAAATACACCTTGCTTTCCGGCCTTTGGGGAGAAGTGAGCGACGTGGTTCCCGAAAGCTCCGTTCTTATAAAAACTACCGTCACTGAGGTCGACCTTGTTGCCTGTACGAACACCTTTTCATTCGGGGAGCTGGTCGTTTTTCCGAATCCTACCGAAATTCTGGAAAAATTCTATTTGGAAAGCTTTGTAAAAACCACTGAAGGTAAGATAGTCTATGTCGGACATTACGCCGATATGGACACGATCAGAAAAGCGCACGATCTCAAGATCTCAGCCATAGTAGCGGGAAGTGCAGATCCTGCAGGATTTTCTTTTGCCAAATCCGTAAATATGGGTCTGGGAGTATTATCCGGTTTCGGTAAGCTCGAAACTCCCGATCATATATACAAGCTGTTCAACTCGGTAGCGTACAGACATGTGTTTTTTCACGGAGATCTCGGAGTTCTGAGGATACCCATGTCCGGAGACAGCGAAGAAAACACTGTAGTAAAAAAGAAAAAAGCTCCTTTCAAGGTTATAAAGAAAGTCACAAAGGGACAAAAAGTACAGGTATTGCAAAAACCTCATTTCGGCAAGATGGGAGTAATTGACAGAGTTTCAGTATCTAGTATATTTGTAAGGTTCGATAATGAACTTGGTCCTGTAGAGATTGATTTGCCGAATTTTTACATTATCGAGTAGAAAAAATTTATGAGTCCTTTTGAAAAGTTCCAACGTTTTTTAGTTACGATTCTTATAGCCGTAGGCTTTTTTTACGGCGGTTACTATTTTGGAAAGAGCGGTTACATTTTTGAGGTCAGGAAGAACCCCCCGAAAATCGAGATAAAAAATCAATACCCCGGCAGCAAAGAGGTCGACTTTTCACTTTTTTGGGAAGTATGGGACATAGTTGGCAAAGATTACCTTGAAAGACCTGTAGATGCCCAAAAAATGCTTTACGGTGCAATACAAGGCATGGTCTCTTCGTTGGGCGACCCCTACACATCTTTCCTTCCCCCCACCATTAATGAAAACTTAAATGAACAGTTGAACGGAAAATATCAGGGTATTGGAGCGGAATTGGGTCAGAAAGACAACCAGCTCATTATAGTCTCGCCTTTGGACGGTTCTCCCGCGAAGGCAGCAGGATTGTTGCCCGGGGACAAGATCCTTCTCATTGAGGATGAGGTCACAAACGGAATGAGCATAACGGAAGCGGTAGCAAAAATAAGGGGGGACGCCGGTACAGAAGTAAAACTAACCATTCAAACTGAAAACAACGCCCCGCGTGAAATAACTTTGCGCAGAGATATTATTAAAATTGCCAGTGTGAGCTGGAAAGATATGGGCGAGGGCACTGCCTACATCAGAGTTAGCAGATTCGGAGGGGAAACTAATAATGAGTGGGACACCGCAGTTAATGAGATCTCGGTGGGCATGAGGGAGCTGGATTCGATAATTGTGGATGTAAGGGGCAACCCGGGAGGATACTTGCTCTCGGCTGCACACATTTCAAGTGAGTTTTTTGGAGGAAAACCTGTGCTGTACCAGGAAGATGCAACAGGTAACCAGACTCCCTTAAATTCGGACGCTGTGGGAAGCTTTAAAGATGTTCCGAGAATTTATGTTTTAATCGACGGGGGCAGTGCATCGGCTTCAGAAATACTTGCCGCTGCTTTGAAGGCGCAGGTCAACGCAAAACTCATAGGAACAAAATCATTCGGTAAAGGGACCATTCAGGATGCCCGGGATTTCGACGACGGCTCGGGTGTGCATATAACAATCGCCAAATGGCTTACTCCCGACAAAGTGTGGGTGCACAAAGTCGGAATAGAGCCCGATGTTACGGTAGAAGTAACGGAACAGGATATAAAAGACTTAAAAGATCCTCAACTTGATGCTGCTCTTGAGTTGGCAAAAGAGCTGTAGTAGAATTCAGAACCAGCAGGAGGAACTGTGATGAAGAAACCTTCAAAAACATTAATCGGTATTGCCTGGCTAGTATTTTTCATTTCCATACTTTTAGTACTTGATGTCAGATTTAACGGCGTAAAATCCCTGATAAGCAGAGCGGGTTTTTCTGACGCCACATTTTTTTCCGGGCTTTCGGAAAAGCTTACCAATATTTTTAAAAAAGATAGTTCACTGTATTCCTCTTCCAAGGTGGTTACCCGGCAGCAGGTCGTTAACGAAGAATCTACGGTTATTGACGCTGTCGATAGAACATCCCCCGCGGTTGTTTCCATTGTGGTCAAGACTGTTAATTATGATTATTTCAGCGGACCGACTACAAGTGATCAGGGTATAGGTACCGGATTTATTGTAGACAAGAACGGCCTGATTGTTACCAACAGCCATGTAGTCGATGACCCGAGTGGAGAATACACGGTTGTTACCAAGGAAGGGAAAACTTACGAAGTAAACAAAATACATCTGGATGAAATTTCGGACCTGGCCATTATTGAAATTACCGCCCGCGACCTTCCGACCGTGGAATTTGCCGATTCGGACAACATTAAAGTAGGGCAGATGGCAATAGCCATAGGGAATGCGTTGGGAAGATTCCAGAACACCGTTACGGTTGGCGTTATATCGGGTATTTCAAGAGAATTACAGGCTACAGGCGGGCTCGGTGGTGCGAAAACGTATGAGAACGTAATTCAGACCGATGCCGCGCTAAATCCGGGAAATTCAGGCGGACCTCTCGTGAACTCATCGGGGCAGGTTATCGGGATAAATGTTGCAACTTCGGTTGGCGCCGACAATATTAGCTTTGCTATACCCGTAAACACTTTAATTCCCATACTGGAAGGTTTTCTTATCGAAGGACGCATCGTCAGGCCGTACCTGGGTGTCACTTACACCATGATAACCCCCGAAATATCGGAGATAAGGGATATGCCGGTAGGTGCTTTCATCTCCAGAGTTACGCCACAATCTCCTGCCAGCAAGGCCGGACTTTTAAGAGGGGATATTATCACGAAAATAAATGAAACGACGCTGGACGGGGAAAATTCCTTATCACAGGTTATTGCTAAAATGAAGGTAGGGGACAAATTAAAGATGTACGTTGATAGGGAAGGGAAGGAAGAAGTACTCACGGCGGAAATAGAAGAAGTCCCCGAAAATTTGCAGTAAGGGTTACTTAAGTTCGGCGTCCAGATAAGTTAAGATACCCTCTATATCCCCGTCCATTATCATGCCGATGTTGTGCCATGACTTATTGACCCGGTGATCGGTAACTCTGCTTTGAGGATAGTTATATGTACGGATTTTTTCATTTCTCATACCTGCCCCCACCTGTCCTGACCTAAGATCCGAGATACTTTTTACCTGCTGTTCCTGCATTTCGGTGTAGATTCTGGAGTGTAATATCTCAAGAGCTTTTGACCTGTTTTTACCCTGAGACCTCTCTTCCTGGCATTCGACAATTATTCCGGTGGGTTTGTGGATAAGGCGAACAGCGGTGGACACTTTATTTACATTTTGACCTCCGCTTCCGCCGGACCGGAAGAATTCCCATTCAAGGTCGTCGGGGTGTATCTCAATCTCAACTTTTTGCAGTTTGGGTAACACCGCAACGGTAGCAGTAGAGGTGTGTATACGTCCGCCGGATTCGGTTGAGGGAACTCTTTGCACCCTGTGTACCCCCGACTCATTTCTTAGCAGTCCGTAGGCGTTAGTGCCTCTCACCTCCACCGAGATTGTCTTTATGCCCCCGATTTCGTTTTCCGAGCGGAACACCTCGGCAATTTTCCAATTCTTCTTTTCGGCATAACGCTCGTACATCCTGAATAGGTCGTGGGCAAAAAGTCCTGCTTCGTTACCTCCGGTACCCGATCTTATTTCTAGTGTAGCAACATTCGGATTTATATCAGCCGTAGTTTCTCCCTGCAGATCTTCTTCTACTTCTTTAGGAGTTTCCAACTGTCTTTTTTGTTCATTTAATTTTGATAACTCCTCATCTATCAACTGCGCCATTCCGGCGTCGGCGCCCTTTCTCATTTCTTCGTGTTCTTTTATGAGGGCGTCGATCTTTTCTATTTCGTTTTTGACATAATCGTTGTAGTAATCCATATCCTCTTTATTATCCCAGAGACGCGCCAATTATTGAAGAGGCGGGGCTTTTGGAACTTAAAACAGCTACAGGAGTACCGTGATCGAGGGTTCCTAAAATTGTGTTTTTTGGAGTAATCTACTGGCCTTCTTCTGTTTTGATGTGCTCGAGCATTTCTTTAACGCTCATATCTTTTGAACCGGGGGTTTTCTTTTGGATTTTTTTGGAAACCTTTAATTTATCGGCAGCTTTCTTCTTTTCGTCTGCCAAAAGCATTTTTCTGTTAAATTTGTCAATTCTCTTTTCAGTGTCGACAAATCTTCTCTGGCCGGTATAAAAGGGATGACAGGCACCGCAAATTTCCACGGAGATGGAGGGAAGGGTAGACATAGTCGTAAACTTGTTTCCACAAGCGCAGGTTACGACACATTCGGTATTAACTTTTGGATGTATTCCCTTTTTCATAGCGGAAACGAGTATATCAATATTTTTTAATGTCTACAAGCCCGGATGCTATTTATTGGCTTGGGGAGTTGTTTTTCTCTGCAATCACAACACCCGCGGCTATAAAAGCGGTTCCGATAAGCATTAACGTGTTGGGCAGTTCGCCCAGTATCAGATATGCGAAGGGTAGAGTAAAAACCGGCGCCAGGTAGCCGAAAATGGCAAAATCCGAAACCTTAGCTTTTTCCAGCCCCCATTCGTTTAGCCAGTATGCAACTATGGACGAGAATACGGCCATGTAGAGAAGTCCTACTATCCCTTTTATGTCTATGCTTAGCAGGTCGAAACTGCTGTTTCCGGCCATGGTCAGTCTTTCAAGAAAGGCGAGCGGAATTAGGGTTAGTAGGCCCACATAAAAGGTGGAAAGTACAATGGTTGCTGCGGAGTACTTCCTTGACATAGGTCTTATTTTTATAAAATTCAGGGTTTTCTTAAAGGTGCCGGATTTTTTACCCATACTAAACTTTGCCCAGACAACATAGATAACCCAGGTCAGCGCATAAAAAAGTCCTAAAAGATTGCCCAGAACCCTCTCTGCCACCGGAGTTGTGCTGTTCCTGCCCCAAAGAATGGGTTCCAGCACGATCAGTACAGTGCCCATACTAGCCAGCACAAGTCCGGCCGTAATACCTTTGTTAATCTTGTCGTTATAGAAATAATGTCCTGCGTACACGGTCAAAACGGAGGCCATAACACCTATTATTGTGTAATCCAGGGCAGAAGTGAATTTTAAAGCAACAAAAGGCAGTATCAGAGATGTCTGCGAGAAAAGACCCAGAAGAAAAAAGTTAAGATAGTCAGACTTGTGTATAGGCTCTTTTTTTAGTTGATGGGCAACTATGGGCAGCACTATTATGCAAACCAGCAGAAACCGGAGGAATAAAAAAGTGAAGGGAGGAATATAATCGAGTGTGTACTTTATGACTGCAGTAGCGGCTCCCCAGATAATATTTGCCCCCAGAAAAGCTGCCTGCACTTTTATAAACGTACTCTCTATTGATCTGGGCAGTAATCTATTGGGCATATACATAAAAGATTATATGATACTTTCACTTATAACAGAACACCCCTGATAAAAAGATTTTGGCGTAACAAAAGGAAAGACTCTGTCTTTTCTAAGTATGATTTAATTGATATGATGTAAGCCATGGAAATTACGTACATCGGACACTCATGTTTCAAGATAAAGGGAAAAGAGATCTCAATTGTTATCGATCCTTATGATTCCAAAATCGGATATAAGTTGCCTAAACTTGAAGCCGACCTGCTATTAACCACTCACGACCATTTTGATCACCACAATATTGCGGGGGTTTCAGGGTACAAGTTATTGATCGACGGGCCCGGGGAATACGAAGTCAACGGAGCTTTTATATATGGAATTTCGACATATCACGATGATAAAAAAGGTGGAGAGAGGGGTACACAGACCATGTATCTTATCGATATCGACGGGTTTACTTTAATGCACCTGGGAGATTTGGGTCACGAGCTTAGTACCGATACGTTGGAAAAAGTTGCGAAGGTCGACGTGTTAATGATACCAATCGGGGGAGTCTTCACAATAAACGCCGAAAAAGCCGCGCAGGTTATCTCTTCTTTGGAACCGGGAATTGTTCTGCCAATGCACTATAAAACCGACGATCTTGTCGGATTTGACGATTTGCAGGGAATAGACAAGTTCATGGACGAGATGGGAGTGGAGAACAACGTCAAAAAAGAAGAGAAGCTTAAAATATCTTCGGCGAGTGACGTACCGGAAGATACCGAAGTGGTTATACTTAAACCTGCCCACTAAATAAAATGTCCGCCAAAAGAACTAAAGAACAGAATCAAAACGTGCACGTTCCTCCGCACGACGAACAGGCTGAGAAATCGGTTTTAGGAGCCTTATTACTTGATAAGGACGCCATCGTTAAGGTTGTTGAATTCTTAAGACCCCACCATTTTTACCGCGAAGCGCACGAAAATATATATGCGGCCATACTCAGTCTATTTGAAAAAAGAGAACCCGCAGATCTTATTACGGTTCCCAGCGAGCTTAAACGAAGAAATTTACTGACCGGGGTGGGAGGAGTTTCTTACCTGACCGAGCTTGTGAATTCAGTTCCCACAGCAGCCAACATCGAGGCATACGCAAAGCTTATAAAAAATGACTATATCAAGCGTGCGCTGATTTCTGCCTCCGCACAGATAGGGGAACTGGCTTTTGACGAGGCTGAAGTAGCAGAGGTTCTGGATAAAGCCGAACAATTGGTTTACTCAGTTTCTCAGGATGCTATGTACCAGGACTTTATACCGCTTAAAGATACCCTGGAGATTACATTTGAAAGATTGGACGAGCTTAGCAAAAACAGGGGAGCGCTAAGGGGTGTCCCGACAGGACTGAAAAATCTAGACAGATTGTTGTCAGGTCTTCAGAAAGAAAATTTAATTATTCTAGCTGCCCGGCCTTCAGTCGGTAAAAGCTCACTTGCGTTGAACATCGCTCAATACGCGGCAGTAGAAAAAAAGTGCGGTATAGGAATATTTTCACTCGAGATGGGGCGTGAAATGCTTGTGGACAGAATGATTTCGGCCCAGGCAGGAATAGACAACTGGAGGATTGCAACGGGAAATCTTGATGATGAAGATTTTGAAAAATACGGTGTGGCGGCAGGAGAACTGGCCGAGGCAAACATATTTATCGACGACACTGCAGGTATAGGGCTTCTCGAAATGCGTACCAAAGCCAGGAGACTAATGCTTGAGCAGAAAATCGACCTCATAATTGTTGACTACTTGCAGCTTATCCGGGCGCCCAAGGCAGAGAGCCGCGTTCAGGAAGTATCCGAGATTTCACAGGGTTTAAAAAACCTGGCACGTGAACTTAAAGTTCCGGTTTTGGCCCTTTCACAGTTGTCCAGAGCAGTAGAGCAGAGAGGCGGCGATAAAAAACCTCAATTGTCGGACCTAAGAGACTCAGGTTCAATTGAGCAGGACGCCGACGTTGTCATGTTTTTGTACAGGCCGAATGAAGAAGACAGGACGAACTTGAAACTTAACATATCCAAGCACAGAAACGGAGCCACGGCGGAATACGATTTGTTCTTCAAATCAGAGTTTACGAGGTTTTTTGAGGTCGAATCCCACACCCAGGACTAATTTCCTTTTTCCTTTAAATTGATGTATAAAGCTGATAGAATTGAGCCGTCTGTGCACTGTGTTTAGGCCGTGGTGGCGGAAGACGAGC
>Ga0075598_135_pt1 | contig 7841 bp, 3 predicted proteins | sample RifGroE1_FD_68355 | JGI IMG/M metagenome (GOLD analysis project Ga0075598, IMG submission 68355) | candidate division WWE3 bacterium GW2011_GWE1_41_27
TTTAGGAGCAGATTCTACGAGACTTTTAGCTTCTACAAGACCGAGCGCGGGGTTGATCTCTCTAACCGATTTGATAACTGAGATCTTGTTCGCTCCGGCGTCTGTTAAAACTACGTCGAATTCTGTTTTCTCTTCTACAGGTTCGGCTGGCTCGCCACCGTTACCGGCTGCGGGCATCATTGCCCCCATCATCATAGGAGTTGCCGCTGTAACTCCGAATTTTTCTTCAAGAGCTTTTACGAGATCGTTAAGTTCGAGAACGGTCATTTTTTCGACCATCTCCATAACTTTTTTTGCATCTGCGCCTAACTTTATGTCTTTTTCGTCTGCCATATTAAAACCGCACCCCCTTTCAAGGGTTAATAAATAATTAGTTAATTGTCCTTTTTCTTAGCAATAGCATCGAGAGCATACACAAATTTTCTGTGCACGCCTCCCAAAACGTTCACAAATCCGCTTAAAGGTGATTTCATACTTCCGACCATCTGAGCGAGTAAAACTTCTTTTGAAGGAATGTTTTTTATTACTTCGACTCTGGCTGAGTCAGCGTAGACCCCTTCAATTAGGGCCGATTTAATCTTAGGAAGCTCCAGCTTCTTGGCGAATTCGAAGAGGGTCTTAATAGGTGAGATTGCATCTTCGAACGAGAAGACAGCCATTGTAGGGCCTTCCAGGTCCTTTTTAATGTCGTCCGTGTTTATCTTTTCTTCTTCAAGGGCGACTTTAAGAAGTGTGTTTTTAATAACGAGCATCTCGGAATTTTCCGCTTTCAACTTAGCTCTAAGGTCATTGGCGTTACCGGCTGACAGTCCGCGGTAATCGGCAAAAACAATAGATTTAGCTTTGGCGACCTTTTCCTTTAGGCTTTTTACTGTTTCAGCGTTTTTAATTTTTCCGGTAGTCTTTATTTTTTCCATTTTGCTTGGTATACACCTCCTACGATGTAATCAGGGTTTCTTATTGGAAGGGGGCGGTTTTTGTACTTGCCGGTCCCTAACGTAAAAAAGAAACCCACCAAAAGACGGTGAGTTATAAACCACAAAATATACAAATTAAGGTTTACCTCGGCAAGATAATTAAGCTGTTAAGCCCTTGCTGTCTTTGGCTACAGGGGTAGTTTAGATAGAAAACGGGGGGATGTCAATGGGATAGGGTCGCGGCGCCACGTGCAAAGTTGTCTCTTACTTGTATAAAGGTCATGGGGTAGGAGAAGAGTTTGAACTCGTCTATTTGTCCTGTGTATAAAGCGCCACCTATTTTGCCCAAGGTGACTGTTCCTGTGTTAAAGGGAGTACTTGTCACAACGGTTATTTGGTGCCAGTTCGTATCGGGCAGGGTTGTTGTTTGGTACCCGTCGACGTAGATTGTCGGAGTTGAAAAGCCTCCGGCGGAAATTGCTCCTGCCGAAACGGTTAAGGTGTGGCTGCCTCCGAGATCTACTATGGATTGAGTAGTAGAGGATGGTTTTACCCAAAGGCTCATTGAGTAGGTCGAGGGACCGGTTCCCAGAGTTATAAAGTCATCCGAACCGTCAAAGTAAAGGCTTGCATTTATCTCTCCTGACTCGCCGTTGTACCAAGCCTCATCCGTTTGTAAAGATTCACACGAGCCTTCCGAAGCGTTATCACCTCCTGAACCGATGGTTATGACTCCGTCGTGGCTTCCGGTTTCACTGGAATCGTTGGCCACAAGTCCCTGGCACTCATCGAGTTTCCACCATAGAGATGGGCCGCCTCTGTCGTAATCCCAGGCAATTTGAGGCAAGCTTCTGGCGTAGTTGAATACGGTAAGATTTGAAATTTTCCCTATAAACTTGTGCTGGGGAGCACCATATCTACGTCGGCAGAACTTTGTCTGGTCTCACCGGTACCCGAACCATCGCTCTTGCCGTTTAGGTAGAAGTTCACGGAGGTGCCGTTTCTGGTAAAGACCACATGGTTCCAGGTATTTGCGACGAGGGCAGTACTGCCATTTATGGCTCCGTTTGCGGGCCCGGTGTTATCGTACATTAGTTTACCGTTAGTATTATCTATGGCGAAAAGATGGGTTACATTTCCGGCGGCGGTATCGTTTTGGGCGTATACGGTAAAGGCGTTGGAAGCGTCAGTAACTTTGCCGGGATAAATCCAGGCTTCAACCGTGATGTTATCCTGAGCGACAAGCTCCCCGGTTGAGATGGTGGCGTAGTTGTTAGTTCCGTTGAATTCCACAGCTCCTCCCATGTTTCCGTTCGTCCAGGCAGGACTGTTTTCCAGGGTACCCTGATGGGCGTTTCCTGACACGTCGTTTATGTATGCTCCCTGTTTTTCATCAAAATTGTAGTTGGCCACAGGCGCGTTACAGGATGTAGCATCTCCCGGAACACAGTACGCAGACTTGGCTGAATTTAAAGGTAATCCGGCGGTATCTGTGGACAATGAACCGAAAGTCATTGCCTTTCCCCGGTTGTATGTCTGAGCAACCTGCGAAGCGCTCAAAGCTACGGTGTAAACTTTTACATCGTCGAGTTTTCCAGCGAACTGATGTTGGGCTGCCCCCGAATAGTATCTTGCCCCTATTAAAGTGTTGTCTACACTGGCCGCGCTGGATCTGGCTTCGCCTGTTCCGCTTCCGTCGCTCACACCATTCAAGTAAAAGGTCACGCTGTCGGCATCTCTCACAACCGCTACGTGTTGCCACTGACTGGCCGTAAGCACCGTGTCTCCATTTAGTACTCCGTTAGAAGGAAGTTCGTTATCGTACATAAGTTTGCCCGTCGAACCAGAAATTCCGAAGTTGTGAGTTGTGTATCCCGCCCCGTTATCGTTTTGGGCAAGTATAGTAAAATCGTGAGCCCCAGTTACACTCGTGGGGTAGATCCAGGCTTCTATAGTTACAGTGTTTTGATCAACTATTTCGCCTGTTGCTACGGTAATGTAATCTGTTGAACCGTCAAAGTCTAAAGCTCTGTCATATTTTCCTTCCAAAGACCATGTGGCTCCGGTTATTGTTCCGTCGTTTGCACCGCCGGAAGAACCGGTGTTATGAGCGGTGCTCTCATACCCCTCATCCATTTTCCACCAGCCTTTGGCACTTCCGACAGGGGAGCCGGGAATGGGGTGCCCGCCGTTATAGTCTATTAAAATAGCTCTTGGAAATAACGCGTAATCGTATATTTTTACCTCGTCCAGCTGCCCTTTAAAGAATCCTTCGCCTGAGGTGTTGGAACCGAGTCGTAGGGTTAATGCGTTGGTGGTTAGGGTAGTGTGTGTTCCTGCGGTTGCCGTCCTGTCTTCAGAATTGATATAAATTTTGCACGAAGTTCCCTCCCTTACGGCCGCCAGGTGAAGCCATCCGGAAGCCGGGGTTACAGCGGAATCAGCGGTCTTACTTAGGGTCTCTGACGTTCCATTATCGGTCAGACAGTTTACGGCTCCGTTTGTGTCGACAAATAGGGAATAGCCCCCTGTGCCGGCAGCTCCATGTTTACTTACTACATTGTAGGGAGCAGAACCTGCGGCGCCGAGATTCACCCAGGATTCGAGGGTAAAGTCGGTAGTAATGTCGAACGGAGTGTCGGATGCTGTTACGTAGTCTGTGGAACCATCGAATATTCCGGCACTTCCGAATTTTCCTGTCGCATAGCGTTCGGTAGAGGATCCGGCCCAAGTTCCGGAGTTATTATTTGTTGAAATATCGAATACTCCCGTAGGGTTTTTTTGGTCAAATGTGTAGTAAGCAAGAGGAGGTTTCAGGGAGCTGTAGGTACCAGAAATTTTTGAATCATCGAGGGCAGTATTGTAAAGTTTGACCTCGTCCACTTTTCCTATGAAACCGTTAGTTGATAGGTTATTGTCGTTTCCGACATAGAAAGACTCTAAATCGGAGATCGCGGTGGTGTTAGTTACTGTTGAATCCAATAAGCCGTTTATATAGAGTCTGGTTTCGGAGGAATCTCCGACAAGTGCTATGTAATACCAATTATTCGTCGAAAGTGTGGACACGGAGGTTCCTTCATCAGTTCCGTTAGTCGAGAAGAGAAGCTTCCCGGCATTTGCCGAGTCTGTTTTTATGTACATGGCCTTGGTTGTGCCGCTTCCGTAGGTTAGGTATTTTGTGGTCGAGTCTAGAGTAGTGGGGTAGTACCAGCCTGAAACCGTTACTTCACCGGAAACATTGAAGTCCGGTACGTAGGCTTCTTCGGTACCGTATGTATTGAAGGCGTCTGTTGTTGTTAGGTATGTAGCCTCTGCCCAGTCTGCCGGTCTGACGATATTCGACATCCTGACCTCGTCAAGAGTGCCCGTAAGTCGCTGAGAACCTGCTGTGGTTCTTCTTCCAAATTCAAAAGGACCGGTAGGATTTGAGTAGTTGTTTGAGGCATTTGTTACAAGAGATTTTTCTACACCATTTACATAGATTTTATGTGTAGCGCCGGTCCCGTTTCTGGTATAAACAATGTGGTTCCATTCTCCGGCAGTTAAGGCGTTTATCCCTGTGTAGGATACATACGTACCGCTGATAATCGTGCCTACTGCACAACTGCTGTAGTTAATTTCTAACTGAACTACTCCGGACTGATCATTTCTTCCTATGATTGTCTCTCTGGTTGCGCAGGTGGTGGGTTTGACCCATGCTTCTATAGTCATAGTATTGCCCAAATCGAAAGTAGCATCGTCGGGAATACTTACAATGTTGTTAGATCCATCGAAAACATGCCCACCGTTAGCAGCACCGTCTGCCGTATAAGCAGGTTGGGTTTCCAGGGTTTTACTACCGTCGTTCGAGTTAGTGGTCGAGTCATCAATATTTGTCCCTGAAGATTCGTCTAAGTGCCAGACGCCTACGTGGTTGATATCCCACACGTTCTCGGAGCTTTGTCCGTCAGAAAGCAGGGTATCGTTAAAATACATATATATGTAATCTGTGGTCGAGCCTGCAGGTATGCTTGGTACCTTCACCCAGACGTAGGAATTACCTGTTTCGTCCCATTTTTCAATCTCATAGCTTAGTACTGTGCTCCCGTCACTGTCCGTAAATCTAATGTCTTGTCCTAAATCCTGGGTTCTCGAGTAATTTATCCTGGATGCATTCAACTTTATGAGTACCGGGAAGTTGGTTAAATCTTCTGTTGAAGCAGAATTATCAAAAGTTATGGGTATCCTTGAAGTTAAAGATGTACCCGATAAGCCACTGCCTCCCGGTGTTACTCTAAGGGCATCGCCGGTACCATCTACTGCCAAGCTGGCTCCCAACTTTCCCGGACTGCTGGTTGCGTTTCCTTCCCAATATCCGTTGTATCCATTGCTTGTGTTGTCGCAACCGTCAGTGGTTCCAACTCCGCATGTATCGGTACCTGTTTCCTCCATTTTCCAGTGTGCCAATAACCCGTTATTGATTGTAGCATTAGCGTTTTTTCCGAGCACAGTCGTACCCCCGGGGTTTGTCCCCAAGAGTTCATTCTTGATTTCCTGGTCCGTTCTTGCATAACGGTAGATTTTTGTTTCGTCGATGTGCCCTTTCCAGTTTCCGGTGCTTCCGTCGTATGAGTCCCCTATATATAGTAGGTCGTTATTTACTAAGGTTCCTGCTGTGGCTATGGAGCTATCCGTGTCTTCCAGCACCCCGTCCACGTAAAGTAGTAAGCTGGTTGTCCCGTTTTTTACTACGGCTACGTGATGCCATTTGCCATCTCTATAGGCAACCGAGCTCGTGGCAGAGTCCTTGGGGAATGTAGTGTTATCATCGGAAATTTCAGCCACAACCTTTCCGTCACTACCGACGCGAAGCTGGTATCCTCCGTCAGAACCCGCAGACTCGTATTTAGAAATCAAAGCAGTGCTGCCTGCGGTTGAATACGGTTGCGTGAACCACATACTTATGGTGAAGTTGTCTGCGGCCGTGAAATCTAACTTCGGAGAGTCTAAAACCTTAACATAGTCGTCAATACCGTCGAACGCAAGGCAGGTACCTGATATGCACCTTTCTTCCGATTCCCAAACAGGCCCTTCAAGCTGCCCGTTAAGTTTATTTGAACTACTGTCATGCGTTATCGCCGGAAGTACGTTATTTATGTCCAGTACCAGCCAAGATGCGGTGACCTTGGTTGTATTTGTACTGCTGTTTTTAATCTCGATATCTAAGACTGAAGCAGAAGTTGGTAAGGTAGTTATGGTTTTTTGCAATCTAGTGTACGAAGTGCTAGCGGTAGACATTTCAGTTCCAGCTACAGCCTCTGAAGAGGTAGCATTGTATATTTCGGCGTAAGCAGTTGTAGCTGTTGCTAGGATTGTGGCATCAAATGACCCGGTAACGTTCCCTGTAAATTTTGTGGGATCGTACGAATTCAACTCGTATTTTCTTGCGTATGTGTTGGTTGCCTCAGTTTCTAGGTCTGTATTTAGAGATCTAAATGTTCTTATATCGGTTACGCCTTGGGGATAGGACTGTACGTGGTTTACCTTAGCATTATACAAGGTAAGAGTCGCAGCATTTACGGTTTCCGGGCATACCATATAATCCCCATCTGCGAGGCTTATTGTTTGGGAGGTGGTCCTTTTTATACCATCCGAAGGTTTAAAAGTAATTTCGCTGGATGCGACTTGGCTTGTACAGCTAGCCCCATTTGGAAATAAAGCGACGTGTACCTCCGGGTCACCTAAGTTAGCTACCTGGATAATATACGCGGATGTTATGGATGTAGTTGTATTGGTGGCCGAATTCTTTAATTGGATGTCAATTTCATTCCCTGTGAGAGGAAGATAGGGGGTTAAATCAGCACTTCTTACTCTGGTACCGGAAGTAGCTGCGGTTGTTATTTCGGATCCTGTTATCGCGGCTCCTGCCGTGGTGTTATACAATCTTGCATACCCCGTGCCTGCCGATGTTTTCAGGTTAGACTCCAAATAGTACGAAACATTTGCTCCCGAAAAGTTTAAGTATGGGTGTGAATGCCAATGGTAAGACTGTGAATATGTGGCATCTGAATCAGTAACAGACTCCGTATTGTATGTATGCACAAGTTCCAAATCGCGGATACCGTTGGTATCTGTTTGATTATGTATTATTTTTGAATTAGCTACATAGTAGGGTACACCTTCAGTGCTGATCTTAGTTCTTACCGTGTATTCTTTATCGGTCGCGAGTGTGATAGGTGTGCTTCTTAAACGTGAAGTTCCGCTCGTGCTAGTAGTCACCTCAGATCCGCTAACTGTAGCCCCGTCTGTTAGATTATACAGTTCCGCGTATACCGTATTCGCCGTATTTGAAAGATCCGACACCTGTACAATAATCCAGGAGTTTGCCAAAGACGTGGTGTTTGTCGCTGAGTTCTTTACCTGTGTGTCCAGTTCCTGCGCGTCGGATAGGTATTCTGATGCAGCAGGCAGATAGTTTGTTATATTTCCGCTTCTGACCCTTGTGTAGGATGTAGAGGAGGTCGTAATTTCGGTGTTAGTGATGCCTGCGCCGCCCGAGCCTGTGGTTGCATTGTAGAGCCTCGCGTATCCTGTGCCGGCGGATGTTTTCATTGTTGCCTCGTAAAAGTAGTTAAAGGTACCGCCATCAAAGGAACTTTGAACGGGGTTGATATTTGGGTTAAATCTTGTAAATCTGTACATGCTGGTGTAGGTGGCGTCAGCATCCGTCATAAGAGAGTTTACCTGCAACTGATATAGCTCGAGATCTCTTATACCGCCGGCAGCAGTCTGTTCCAGTATTATCTTGGCATTGGCTATGTAGTACTGTATACCGTCGGTACTGCTAGTTCTTGTTCTTACCACATATTCTTTGTCAGTTGTAAGGGTTATAGGGGAACTTCGTAAACGCGTAGCGGTATTTATCGCTGCGGTGGATAATTCAGA